>SAMEA3387437__coassemble_1524_pt1 | contig 11601 bp, 11 predicted proteins | sample SAMEA3387437__metabat2_low_PE_027 | metagenome-assembled genome bin SAMEA3387437 (sample SAMEA3387437) | Felis catus | biome: Faeces | place: United Kingdom | collected 2012
CGTAGCGGGTGGTTTAAAGCTGGCCGCTGCGCGGCCAGCGGACTAAAGTCTTGAACAAAAATAGGACGGCGATAAACGCCGTCCTAGCTGCGGTTTTGGTCGCGGGGGCAGGATTTGAACCTACGACCTCCGGGTTATGAGGGGCATTTTCTACGTAGGCCATGCAAACGCATGAGAGTTGATTAGGGGTATCTACCTCGTAAAACGGCAACGGGAAGTAATTCTAGGGAGCCTGTGGTAGTCCGTGGAAGCGGACCTGCTGCCACAGATCCTGCCACAGGCTCTGCCACAACCGACGTAAGGATTACTTCCATGAACGACAAGACGAACATCGCCCGAGAAGGCGACGAGCAGCACAACACAATCGGACGCCGTAGGCGGATCTACGTCCGCGTCACCGAGAACGAGCTCGCCCGCATCCGCTCACGTGCGCGCAAGGCGGGCATGAGCATTTCCGCCTTCGCGCGGACGAGATTGCTTGGCGACGCCGAGGCCCGTCCTACGCTGGACATCGACATCGCCGAGCTCCGCAAGGCATTCGCAGACCTGAAGCACGCCGGGTCGAACTTGAACCAATGCGCTAGCGCGCTCAATACCTTCGGGGCAGACGGGGACTCCGCCGCCAACACCGACCGCGCGGTGCGCCGCGTCTCCGCAGCAGCGGACAACATCTGCGCGCTTATCTCCGCAGCGCGCAGTTAGGGGGAGAAATGGAAATCCTCATCCCCTCCCTCATCAGCGCTCTGGCACTCGGGGCATTTTGCTGCCCTGCACTTGCCCGGCCAGTGGATTACCTTTTGAGCGGAGGCACCATCACCACCATCCCCACTTTCGATCTCACCGCCGTTCCCGACTGGTGGCTGTCGGGCGGCTTCGCCGCCCATCCGGCGGGCACCGCAGCCACGCTCGCACTGCCCTTCCTCATCTCGCCGCTCTTCTTCTCGATGGAGCAGGCGAAGGGGTGCGGCGAGGACGGCGGCGTCCTTGGCAGCGCCCGCATCAAGACGGGAACCGAGCTCGTCAGGGGCTCCGTCACATGGGACAGCAAAGCGAGCCCCAAAGCGCGCGGCTTCGCATACGGCTTCACCAAGGGCAAGTACCTATTCGAGCCTGAGCGCCACGTGCTGCTCGACGGCTCCACGGGGTCGGGCAAGACGCGCTTCTGCCTCATTCCGACCATCGACCTGCTCACCTATGATGACGGGGCCAACGGCTCCGAGCCGGTCTCCATCGCCGTCACGGACGTGAAAAACGAGCTCATCGAGATCACCGGGGCCGAGCTGGAGCGGCGCGGCTACGATGTGCTGCTGCTCGACACCCAGAACCCCTATCGTGGCCACCGCTTCAACCCCATCAACCTCGTGGTCAAACTCGCCGAGAAAGGTAATTCCAAGGGGCGGAACAGGCGGCGGACGCCATCGCCATGGTGCTCTTCCCAGAGGAGCGCGGGCAGGGCTCCTCTCACTGGGCGGAGTCGGCACGGAGCGGCTGCTCCGCGCTGATACTGCTGATCGCGTGCTCTGAGGAGTGCCCCGCCGGGGCGAAGCACCTCGCGACCGTCAACGAGGTCCTTTGCCGGGGCACCGAGGGCGAGGGGGCCGATCCGACGGCCCCTCTCAAGGCACTTCTGCGCCAGCTGCCCGACGGGCACCCCGCCCGCAGCCGCGCCTCGCAGCTCCTGTCCTCCGGGGGCAACGAACTCCGCAGTGTTGATGTGCAATAACAATAGGTCCGAATGAGCGCCGGGATTTGAGCACCGTGCGCATTAAGAATTGAGCATTTTGATCATGAGGGCCGCACCCCAAGAACCAGGGGCGCGGCCCTCGCCGTATTGTTTTCCGGGCGAAGGCTTTGGACGGACCCGCCCGGAAAGGATGGAGGAGATGACCGTGCCCCTGGATGATGTCAATGATATAAGCGTGATGGACGCCGCGGGGGTCCCGCGGGCGGAGATCGCGAGGAGGCTGGGGCTGAGCCGCAACACCGTCGCCAAATACGCCGATATGGCCGACATGTCGACCTCGGCTCCGGCGCATGGATCGATGCCGTTCTCGAGGCCGATTCGGGCGCACCTCGCAAGCAGCGCCATACCGCGAAGCGCATCTATGACCGGCTGGTCGCGGAGAGGGGCTACAAGGGCTCCTACTCCACAGCGCGACGCTACGTGCGCGAGTGGCGAAACTCTCACCGCCAAGGCACCGAAGAGGGCTATCTCGAGCTCGAGTGGGCGCCGGGGACCGCGCAGGTCGACTACGGCAACTTCGAGGCCGTGGTGGCCGGAGAGCGCCTCGCGCTCAAGTTGCTCGTCGTCTCGCTGCCGCACCCCGACGCCCGCTACGCCCGGGCCTGCATGTCCCAGCGCTCGGAGTGCACGTGCGAGGGCCTCTCGCGGATCTTCGGGCAGATCGGGCGCGCGCCGGCGGCGCTCGTGCCCGACAACGCCACCGAGGCGGGCCGGATGTCGCGGGGCGAGGTGACGGAGTCCCATCTGTTCTCCCTGTTCCGAGCCCGCTACCGGTGCGCGAGCCGCTACCGCGACCCGTACTCCGGCAACGAGAAGGGCTCCGTGGAGAACGCCGTCGGCTTCATCCGGAGAAACCTGCTCGTCCCCGTGCCGTCGGTCGGCGCGCTCGAGGAGCTCAACGGGATGCTCGAAGCCGGCTGCGCGCTGCTCAACGCGGCTTCCTTCTGCCGCGACGGGCGCCCGGTTATAGAGGCGCTCGCCGAGGACCTCGCGGCGATGGCCGCGCTTCCGGCGGACCCCTTCGATGCTGTCAGGTGGGTGCGGGCGCGCGCTGACAAGCGAGGCTACGTGACGGTCGACGGCCGCGAGTACGTGGCCGGGCCGGCCTGGCACTCCCGCGAGCTGTTGAATCTACCCCGATTCCATTGACGCTTCACTAAGCCGCTTTCGCGGCACCTTTCCGGTTCCTCGCCTCGAACTCCTCGGGGCTGAGGTAGCCGAGCGCGGAGTGCGTCCGCACCCGGTCGTAGAGGCACTCTATGTACTCGACTATCTCCAGCGCCGCCCGCTCGCGGCTCTCGAAGGTGCGCGCGTGCACGCACTCCGCCCTGACGAGGCCCATCGGCGACTCCATGGCCGCGTTGTCCCAGGGCGAGGAGATCGCCCCCATCGAGGGCCTGATGCCACTCTCCCTCATGGTGCGGCCGAGCCGCAGCGACACGTACTGCGACCCGCGGTCGGAGTGGCGTGTGCAGCCGGCGGGCGGCCTCCTGCGGGCGATCGCCATCTTGAGCGCCTCGTCGGCCAGCCCGGCGTCCATGCGGTCGGACATCGACCAGCCGACTGCCCTCCCGGGCCATATGCCCATCACGAGCGCCAGGCAGGGCCACCCGCGGCGGGTGCGCACGTAGGTGATGTCGGCGAACCGGGCCTTGTCGGGGCCGTCGGCGGTGAAGTCGCGCCCCACCCGGGCGCGCCTATCTCACAGCCATTTCTTCCACTTGAAGAACGCCAGCTCGGCCGCGATGATGACGAGGCTCAGCGCGATGACCGTGGCGTACCCGTATTCCCAGCTCAGCTCGGGCATGTTCGAGAAGTTCATGCCGTACCACCCCGTGATGGTGGTGATGGGCACGAAGATGGACGCCACGACGGTGAGGTACAGATTCGTGGCGTCGCGGCGGGCGTCGGCCCGCGCGTCCTTGAGCTCGATGAGCTGCACGCAGTATTCGCGCAGGTACTGGGCTTTCGCGGACAGGCGCTGCGCCTGCTGGGACAGCGTGTTGAACAGCCGCCGATCGGTGCGGGGGAGCAGCCCGTCGTCGTCCTGCGCGATGGTGCTGGCAAGCTCGTCGAGCTGCTGGTAGGCGCCGTTCAGGCGCATGAGCTCCCTGCGGCGGCGCAGGATGCGGCCGTCCTCGCCGCGCAGGCGGCTCGGCGCGGCGATGATGCGCTCCTCGATGTCGGACAGCTCGCCCTCGACGTCGACGAGGCGCAGGAAGTCCTCGCGGATGAGATGGCGCAGCAGCTCGTAGAGGGCACGCGGGGCCGACGGGTACGACGAGAGGTCGTCGGTGAGGGCGTCCTCGGCCGTGCCGGAGTACGCGCCGTCGATGCCGAGCAGCGCGAGGCGGGCGGCGTCGAGGTAAAAGCCGAAGCGCACGCGCTTGCGCGTGGCGCCCGGGGCCTCGGGCAGGTAGACGGAGCCGGCGAAGCACCCCGCGTACGCCTCGGCGAACGTCGAGTGGCTCGTGGCGAGCTCGCGCAGGGTGCGCAGGACGTCCTTGTCCTCGATGCCGAGGCCGTCGACCTCGCCCAAGTCGATGACCTCGATGCGCGCCGCGGCGGCCTCGCGTCCGCTTCTGCGTCCGCCCTTGCGTCCGCTTTCGTCCTCGGAGCCGCCGCCCTTCGCGGCCCGCCGCCCGCGCGGTGCCTCGTCCGCATGCAGCATCGCGTCGATGCGCTCGATGTCCCGCCCGAGGTCGCGGTGCGTCGTGTCCATGTCCTGCCGTCCTCCCTGTCGTCCTGTGACGCTTGTACCCGTTTTGCCGCGCGCGTCCACGAGAGGTTCGCCTCCTCCGGCCCGCGTGCCCCTCTCAACCGCGTCAACGCCCTGCACTCCGCACTCAAGGCGTTCCTCGCCCGCTTCAGGGGCGTGCCCACCAGTCGCCTTCCCAACTACCTCGCGTGGTTCTGCTGGGCGCGCGAGGCGCGCCGGGGCGGGGACGCCGCCTCGCTGCTGCGGGCGCAGATGGGGTCGGGGGCATACCGGACGGGCTGGCGCGGGCTCTGGCGGCAGCCGCACCCGTTCCACCCGGAGATTTCCATGTCATATGCGGGTTAACACAGCCTTGACAATAAACGTTCGCCAGAGGCGACCCTTCATTCTCAAATCCTCGGGAAACGAAAAGGAAGGGTCGCCTCTGGCGAACGTTTTGAGCACACATCAAGAGCTTCGCCGTCCAACAGGCCTCCATCCTGACCCAAAATGCCCCCAGCATGCCCGGCGCTCGGGGCAAACGCCTCCCAATACCCGTGGGAGACATACCCCTCCCAACATACACACGAGCCGCGCGACCAAGGACCCGCGCCAAGCACCCGCGCTCCTCACCGTGTGCGGCTGCGCAAGCATCGATATATCAGCCCACCCGCCGCGAGCAAAAGTGCCGATGCCACCAGCGTGCACGCGACCAGCGTCCAATTTCCGGCGCCGACCGCTGACGCCGTGATCGTCGAGGTCACGATGGAAGGGATGCGCCCGAACGTGGCGATCAGGACGACCGGTAGGAAACGCATGTTCGTGAGCCCGGCGAAATACGTCAGGAAATCCTTGGGCGTGCCGGGGATCAGGAACACGACGAGCATGATAAGCTCAAGGCGCTTGGCGCTCTTCAGCCAGGAGAAGCGGTCGAAGAGCGAGCGGTCGAAGAACAGGCCGACGAGCTTCCAGCCCCAACGGCGCGTCGCCCAATAGATGACCGAGGTCGCCAGCCCCGAGGCGACCAGGCACAGGGCCGTCCCCCCCCCAGAAGCCGAATGCGTACCCGCTGGCGAGCTCCACCGGCTCACCGGGAAGAAACGCGAGCAGCACCTGCACGATGTTTATGCCGAGCATCGCCAAGCAGCTCGCGATGGCATGGTCCGCCACAAACGCGCGAACGGCCTGGGCGTCTGCGAGCCAAGCGAGCAGGGCGGGGAGGTATTCCCAGCACAGCGCAGCCGTCGCGACCGCGGCGAGCGCGAGGCTCGCGATGACACGGCGGCGCATCGCGCGGCGCCTGGCGTCGACCTCGGCATCTTCCCTGGCGGCCTCGAAACGACCCATCGTCGAAGCGGCGCGCAACTCGCCATCGATCTCCGACTCAGCCTCGGTCTCGACGCGACCGCGCTTCCAAGCCTCGGTCAGCTTCTTCACGTCGAGCGTGCGCGCCGCACCACCGCATGCCACATGCTGCTGCGGGAGCAAGGCGTTCAGCTCCATGGGGGACTCGCCTTCGGTCTGCATTCTCATCATCGCGGCACCTCCTTGTTTCCGTGCGAGTTAAGTGTCGCAAGGGGGTGTCTACGTTTTGTCGACCAGCAATGACAATTACGTAAGCCTTAGGCATTCCTAAGCTTTTCTTTATGAATTGAGCCCTCTCCGGCTATGTCTTCCGCCCTTAAGAGGCGTTTTCCCACTCTGGCCGCACATCGAAGGTCGCGATAACACGCGCTCCACCCGTCTCCGCGTTCGTCAGGGCGATCTCACCCCCGTGGAGACCGCACAAGACGCTCGACACATTGAGCCCCAGTCCGAAATGCTCCGCTGATTTGTTCTCGCTGAAGAACGGGTCGCAACCGCGGTGAAGCGCCTCAGGGGTGAACCCAGGTCCATCGTCGGTGACGACCAGGGTGAGAGTCCCCGCATCGACCATCATGTCGAACGTCACGCTCGACACCGCATGCGCGCAGGCGTTGCTCAACAGATTGTCGAGCACCTCTTCGACCAGGGAGAGATCGAGGAGGACGGTCATGCCATGCCGAATGGATTCCGCACTCTCGGACCGGGACGCCAACTCGAGATCGAGCTCGCTGCCGCGCGCGGACACGACTCCCGCGACATGGTGCTCCAGCTCCCCGCGCAGGACATCTGCCGAAAGCCGCTCCCGTTCGACCGGACGGTCCTCAAGCTTGGTGAGGCCGCCCATCGAAGTCGCGTATCGCTCAAGTCGCGCGACCTGGGAAGAAAGTGCGTCGAGCGCGTCCACATCCAACGTGTCCCCGCGACGCAGACGCATCTGAGCCATCTCCACCGTCCCCTTGAGCACGGTGATGGGCGTGCGCAGGTCATGCGCGAACGCCGCATTGAGGCACCGCCGCGACTCGGCCGTGCGCCACAGTTCGCGCTGGGCCTCGAGCAGCGATGCACGCATGTGCTCGAGCGTCTCCGACAAGCGCCCCAACTCGCGACCGCGAACGGTGCCAATGGCAAAATCCAAGTCCTGCTCGGCGATACGGTCGGCCGCGCCGGCGAGTTCGGCCAGCGGCGCGGCAATGTGCACGCGGTAGAAGCGGCGGAACGTGAGCAGGCCCAGGCCGCCGTATGCGAGGACGGGCGCAAGTCCCGTGGCAAGCGTGAGGATCCACGGCATCAAGCTCGCGGGAGGCTGCGATGCCGCATAGTAAGCCGTATTCGAAACCAATCCCTCGCCGAACGTCTCCTCGAGATCCGCCCCGGTCATCGACTCGAACAACTCGACGCTCTGCGCACGGCCCTTGCGGCTCAACTCGTCATATCGGGCGAGATTGTCCGCGGAGATCGTGCTGTTCACCTCCAGAATATCCTCCTGCGGATACCCCTCGTTGTAATTCAGCCCCCAATCGTATAGCTGGACCTGGCCGCTGCGGACCAGGCCCACGGTTGCATACAACGAGCTGATAGTGCGTCCGCCATCCGGGACATAATCGCTTCCAGTCCCCCAATCCCCCGTCGCGATGAAAACCGCATATGGGCCGTCGCCTGGCAAGTCGAGCTCTGAGGCGGGCAGCAGCTCCCGTGTGTTGGGGTCATAGATATACGGGCCCGAATCGATTGGGCCGCGTTGGGTCAAGCCGTTGTCGAGTGTCACCTCGAGTTCGTAGTACCCGTTGTTCCAGGCCGAGAGCACCTCGATAAGCCCGAGCGACGCGGCAGTCGCAACCGCAAGGTACACGGCCAGATACACCGTGAAGGTCACGCCGAGCGGACGCATGCGCCACCAGACGCGCAAGCGCTCGCGCCTGGGAAGCCGCTTCAGGGCCTCGCGATCACGGGCGCGGGCCTCGCGGCGCTCGGCGCACCGGGCGCGGCGCTCGGCACGGTGAGCGCGACGTTCGCGGCGTTCTTCATCGCCCCTGATCACTTGGCCACCCACTTGTAGCCCACGCCCCACACCGTCTCGATGGGGTCATCGGCCACACCGGCGGCGGCAAGCTTGTTACGAATGCGGCGCACATGCTCGCGCACCTGCGACGGGTCGCCCGCGGCGTCCCAGCCCCACACGCGCTCGTATATGGCATCGCGGTCGAACACCTGGCCCGGGCGCTTGCTCAAAAGCGCGATGATGTCGAACTCGAGCTTGGTGAGGTCGACGTACGTGCGGGAGGGGCAGGCGCCGGCACCTCCCGCGATCGATCCCTCCAACGCATCGGAGATCTTTGCATGGGAGCCCTCCGAACCGGGCTTTTCCACGCCGACGCCCTCCACGGTCCCGTCCCCTGGCTCACCAGTGACGGGGCGAACCTCAACCGTGCGCTGGCCATAATCGATGGTGAGCTCCCGGAAAAATCGGACCGAGTTCTCACGTTCGCGCACGCGCCCCTCACGTGCCATATGCGCGGCAACGCGACGCCCGAGCACTTCGAGCGAGAATGGCTTCATCACGTAATCGTCGGCACCAGCTGCGAAACCGTCGAGCTGGTCGACATCCTCGACGCGCGCGGTCAAAAAGATGATCGGGCAGCTCATATGTTCACGCACGCGGCGGCATACCTCGAAACCATCCATGCCGGGCATGTTCACGTCCAACAACATGATGTCTGGGGCGGCGCCGACCGAGGCCGCGGCGAGCGCTTCTGCCCCGCTGTTCGCACATGTGACGTCGTAGCCTTCCATGCGGAAGTACTCGGCGAGCATATTAGCGATATCGACCTCGTCATCGACGACCAGCATGCGCATGGCGATCTCCCCCATCTTCGCCCAGCCTCACATCAGGGCATCATCTCATCATTTCCCTTCCGCCATTTTCCTCCATACCTGTCTACGATTTGTCGATATGGATAAAATGCCATCCGTCGAAATGCCGCCCTATGCACGTGATTTGAAATTGCAGGCGCCAGCGGGCAAAACGCACGACTGGATCCCGCGACTGCCACAAATCTGCCACAAGCCCCAAAACGGGCTGCCACAACAAGAAAAAAGGCCAGCCGCCTAAGCAACTGACCTCAAAATTCTTGGTCGCGGGGGCAGGATTTGAACCTACGACCTCCGGGTTATGAGCCCGGCGAGCTACCAGACTGCTCCACCCCGCAATGTCTGGGCGCCTCATGTGCGCAAGAAAGAATATTACGTGGGAGTTCGGTAAACGGCAAGGAAAATCTCGTAGAGCATAATTCCTTCATATTTAAAACCCCTCAGCCCATATCGCCGTAAACGAATCGCAGCCGAGCGCCGCCGACGGCACGTATACAATGGTGCGCGTCCTTTTACGCCGACACCGGGAGTAGACATGCTGCTCGCTATCGATATGGGAAACACGCAGACGGCCATGGGCCTGTTTGACGGAGACGAGCTGGTGCAGTCGTGGCGCATGCCCACCGACCGCTCCTATACCGCCGACGAGATTCACGTGCGCCTGATGGGCTTCTTTAAGATGTACGACCTCTCGCTCGACGCGGTCGACGCGATCGCCTTCGCCGGCGTGGTGCCGCAGCTCTCGCGCGAGTGGCACACCGTGGCCGACCGCATCGCGGCAGACGCCATCGTTATCGGGCCGCAGACCGCCGCCGTGACCAAGCTGCGCGCGGCACGCCCCCAGGCCGTGGGTGCCGACCGCGTCGCCAACGCCGTTGCGGCCGAAACTTTCTATGGCGCGCCGGCGATCGTGGTGGACTTTGGCACCGCGACCAATATCGACGTCATCGATGAGGACGGTTATTACATTGGCGGAGCGATCGCGCCGGGCATTCGCATCTCCATGGACGCGCTTGCCGCCCGTGCCGCCAAGCTCGCCAGCGTGCCGCTCGAGGCGCCCGAGCACGCCATCGGCCGCGATACCGAGGAGTGCATCAAGGTCGGCGCCGTAACGGGCGCCGCCGCCATGGCTGAGGGCCTGGTCGCGCGCATGAAGCGCGAGCTGGGCCGCGAGGATGCCACCGTTATCGCCACGGGCGGTCTCGCCAGCATCGTCGCCGATTCGACCGATGCCTTCGACGTGGTCGACGGACAGCTCACCATCAAGGGTATCTGCGAAATCTACCGCCGCATGCAGGAGCTGGGATAGGACGGGGGCTTAAGTCGAGCACGAGCGCGAGCGGCGAACTAGGCAACGCATCGGCCCTATTCCTCAAAATCGAAAGATTTTCAGTTTTGAGGAATAGGGCTTTCTGCTAGGCCTCGTCGCACAGCCACCTCGCCAGGTCCACGATCTGCACCCCATTGCGGTCCGTGGCCTCGTGATGCGTGCGGGCGAGAATCATCTTGGGGTACGCGTCGCCAATGCTCAGCAGTGGTGAAATCTCGCGTTCAAATGTCTTATCCGAGCTGATGTCGTCGCTCACCTGAATGTAGAGCTTCTCGCTTCGCTTGATTGCTACAAAGTCTATTTCCTTTTTATAGAGCACGCCGACGTATACCTCGTATCCGCGGCGCAGCAGCTCGATTGCCACCATGTTCTCGTATACGCGTCCCCAATCCATATCACGTGTACCGAGCAGCGCGTATTTGAACGCGTGGTCTGCCAGGTAATACTTCTCGCCGCTCTTAAGGTATTTTTTGCCGTGGATGTCGTACCGACGAACTTTATAGAAGGCAAACGCATCGCACAGGTGCCCCATGTACGTGCCGACCGTCTTGTTCGTTATCTTTAGCCCATCCGCGTTCAAAATATCCGTAATGTTACGTGCCGACGTTATGTTGGATACGTTGTCCATCATGTAATCGGCAATGCGCAGCAGCGCCGATTCGTTTCTCACGTTATGCCGCTGCACGATATCTCTCACGATGAGCGTTTTGAAGACATTGGAGAGATATTGATAACGCTGCTCCTGCAGTGGATAAGGGTAGGAGCCGGACATACCGCCGGTTCTCGCGTACTCATCGAAGTCGCGGTCGACCTCGCCCTCGTCGCCATAGAGTCGATACTCCTCAAACGAGAATGGGAAAACCTCGATCTCAAACGTACGCCCCGTAAAGAGCGTCGACAGATCGCTCGACAGCAAAAAGGCATTCGATCCGGTAATGAATATGTCGTACTGCTCGGATGCGTGGAGGCTGTTGATCGCACGCTCAAAACCGTCGCACATCTGAACTTCATCGATAAGCAGAAAGTTTTGTTTGCCGGACACTCGATGCTCTTTTACATAGGCGAGCAGCGCGTGATACTCGAGCAGATTCTCGAACTCATCGAGGTTGTAGTTGATATGGATGACATTCGAATTGGACAGATTTGCCTCCACGTAATCGCGGAGGGCCTCGAGCAATTTTGATTTACCGCTACGACGGATGCCCGTGATGACCTTGATGTCCGGCACGCCAATAAGGCTCGTCAACGTGTCCATATATGACGTTCTATTGATGAGTTTCATTGGGGCCTCCTCGCGGTCTTTTATCGCTATTCCTCAAAATTGAAAAATTTTCAGTTTTGAGGAATAGGCTCTATAGCGAATATACCTCGCGAAAGACCGAGCTGCCTTAATCCTATTCCTCAAAAACGAAAATTTTTCAGTTTTGAGGAATAGGGCGCTGGCAACCCATTCCCCAGACAGGCGAAACCCTCCCCGGCACAGGCCGAGGAGGGTCTTGTTGTCATCGTTGTCTTTGAGCGCTGGCGCCTCGCGCTACAGCCCGCGAATCCGTACGGCCTCGGGCGGAAACTCCTGCTCGCCGGCATCGGTCTTGA
>SAMEA3387437__coassemble_1681_pt1 | contig 10204 bp, 7 predicted proteins | sample SAMEA3387437__metabat2_low_PE_027 | metagenome-assembled genome bin SAMEA3387437 (sample SAMEA3387437) | Felis catus | biome: Faeces | place: United Kingdom | collected 2012
AATGCGGGCCAAAGCCTCGGTCAATATCTCGACATCCAGGCCAACGATATCGCCGCACTCGTCGGTATACACAAACGGTGGATAGAGGTCGCTGCCGACGTTGAGCGTCTTGAGGTCGTCGTCTTTGACCTGCGAGGCGTCCAGACCTTTTGATGCAGACGTCGAGGCTTCGCCATTACGCCCAGAACAGCCAGCTATCGCTACGACAAAGGCACTCGCCACCGCAAGCGCGACAAACAACGATATGGCAACCGAGCGACGGGGTCTTTTCATCGAGCTCCAGACGATCCTGTTTACAGACTAAAATGGTCAGAAATAATAGCAAACAAAACCACACAAGTGCCCAATGGTTACAGACGTTTTACCATGCGGGGCCTTCCAGCCGACTTGGCAGAAGGCCCCACATGCAGTGCTCACTTACCGTGCATTAAAAACGTAGCGGTCCAGGCGGTCGCACGCTTCCTTTACGCGCGAAAGCGGCAGCGCCAGATTCACGCGAATGTGGCAGGGCCCGTGGAACGGACGGCCGTCCTGATACCCCACGCCCACGCGCCCCCTCGTCGAGCAGCCACTGAATATCGCGGCCATGCTCGCGGCACCACTCGGTGCAGTCCAGAAACACCATGTACGTGCCCTGCGGACGCGAATAAGACACGCCCTTCCAGTGTTTTTCTGCATACGTGCAGAAGTACTCGATATTGCCTGCAAGCACCTGGTTGAGCTCGTCCACCCACTCGTAGCCCTGCGGCTGGTAGACACCGATAAGCGCATGCATGGAGAGGACATTCATCTCGTTGTAGTGGGTCTTGTTGGACACGGCGCACACGCGGTCACGCAGCGTCTCGTTGTAGACAATGTGGTAGCTGCCGACAAGGCCCGCCAGGTTAAACGTCTTGCTCGGCGCATAGAGGGCGACCGTGCGCATGCGGGCATCCTCGCTCACCGACTGCGTCGGGATATGCTTGTGCCCCGGCAGGATGATATCGGACCAAATCTCGTCCGAGATCACCACGCAATCGTGCTGGCGATAGATGTCCATGGCGCGCCCGATCTCGTCGCGTTCCCATACGCGGCCGCAGGGATTGTGCGGCGAGCAGAACACCGCGGCATGGATGTGGTTTTGGGCGAGCTTGTGCTCCATGTCCTCAAAGTCCATACGCCACACGCCCTGGTCGTCGAGCTTAAGCGGGCTGTGGACAATGTGATAGCCCGCGGCCTCAATGGACTTGGTAAAGCCGATGTAGGTAGGGCTGTGGACCAGCACCGCATCGCCCGGCTGGACATACGCGCGCAGCGTCGACACGACGCCGCCCAGCACGCCGTTTTCGTAGCCGATATGTTCAGGGCTCAAACCTTCGACGCCATTGCGGCGGTTCTGCCATTCGATGATGCGATCGAAGTACTCGGGACGCGGATTGAAGTAGCCAAACATGGGGTGCTGAGCGCGCTTGATGATGTACTCCTGAACCGTGGGCACCGTGGCGAAGTTCATGTCGGCCACCCACATGGGAATGCGGTCGAAGCCCTCGTCGGGTGCGTTCGGAGCCATACCGGGGATCTCACCCCAAGAGTCAACGGCGATGGAGTCCATGCCGTGGCGGTCGATAAGCGAGCTAAAGTCGTATTTCATGCTGAGCTCCCGTGCAAAGTGATTGTTTTGGTAGGCGTTATTGTCCACCAGCGTGGGCGGTTTTGGCGCGGAGTTTGGCGCTTAATTTGACGGGTGCGGACGAATGGCTGGTTAGTCTTGCGCGTCGTTGACGGCGACTACGGTTAGCTGGGTTTCGTCGACCGTAAACGATATGTCGAGCCCGGCGTAGGCCAGGTGATAGACGCGGTTTGGCTCGTGCTTGCTGCCCGCGCGGCGCGGATCTTGGCAAAGGACCTCGACCAAGCCGGGGAGCTTTGCGGGCGGGACCATATCCTGCAGCGCTTGTGGAAACTCAACATCGAGCTCTTGCCACGGAGCCCCCTCGATCCAGCCGCCGGTCGCATCCGGGTGGCAATCCGCGAACGGAATATAGGGCTTAATGTCGTAGATGGGCGTGCCGTCGCGCAGGTCGGCCCCCAGCACATGGATGATGGGGCCATCGTCGGCAAGCTCCACGCGGTCGAGCTTGACGCAGGTAAGCCCGATGGGATTAGGGCGAAACGGACTGCGCGTGGCAAACACGCCCACGCGCTCGGCTCCACCCAGACGCGGCGGGCGCACGGTTTTCGACCATTTTGCGTTGGTGCCGGACCTGTCCTGCGTTTTAGCGTCGACGGCAATATCCTTAGCCGTGCCGCCGGGCGTTCCGTTTTCGAAGCGCCACAGCAGCCACAGGTGAGAGAAGGAGTCCAGGCCCTCAACCGCTGCATTGGAGGCAAATTCCGGCTCAAAAAAGATTCGTCCCTGCAGATGGGGCGCCAAAAAGCTGTTGCGCGGAATGCCGAACTTCTGCGACAGGTCGGTATGTATGTGTGCGATAGGTTCCATGCCGGTCATTGTACGGCATGGAGGCGTGGGGCGTTGCGCGCAATTCTTCGCCGCGGTCCCCCGTCGTGCAACCAACGGTTGCTTGGAAGGGTGCCTGCCGCCGCGTATGCTTAAGCCATCAACCAGCAGAAGGGAGCCGCTATGGCCTTTGCAGAAAAGCTCATTGCCATCCGTCGCGTCCATCACCTTACCCAAGAGCAGCTCGCCGCCAAGCTCTTCGTCACACGCCAAGCCGTCAGCCGTTGGGAGCGCGACGAGGTCACGCCGGGCATCGATATGATGAAGCTCATCGCCGCCGTAACCGGAGAACCGCTGTCCCACCTGCTCGAAATGCCTGAGCACTATTGCCAGAGCTGCGGCATGATACTCACGCCCGACGACTGCGGCACCGATGCCACGGGCACCACGACCGACCATTTCTGCAAGTGGTGCTACGACCACGGCAGGTACACCTACGACACCACGATGGAGGCAATGATCGAGGATTGTGCCCCGCGGCTGGCGCAAAACACCGGCATGTCGCTCGACGAAGCTGTCTCGCTCATGGGCGCCGTCCTGCCACAACTGGAGCGCTGGCGCACCGTGCAGGAAAACGAGGAGCGCTACGGTGCCGAAGCGCGGGCGCGCTATGGCGACGAGGCGATCGACGCAGCAAACGAAGCGCTGCTGGACATGGACCCCGAGACATGGAACGACATGAAGGAACTTGAACGCGCTGTTCTGGGCCAGCTTTCGATTGCCATGGGCATTGGCGACCCAGAGAGCAACGAGGCCCACAAACTTGTCGCAATGCATCGCCGATGGATTGGCCTTAATTGGGGACACGAGCCCCAAGACGAGGCATATCTGGGGCTCGCCCACGGCTACCTCGCCGACCAGCGCTTTGTAGACTACTACGACAAGCCATGCGGCACCGGAGCCACGGCGTTTCTGGTCCAGGCCATCGAGTCGTCGTTGACGCGCGCATAGACCGCGGCGGCTTTGGGTATTTCAATCAAAACCTCAACCGATTGGAGACCTATGGCTACTAATCACGAGCTCGCGCTGTACGTTATGACCGGCTGCCCGTATTGCTTAAAGGTCAAGCACTTTTTGGCCGATAACGGCGTGACCATTCCCGAGCGCAATATCTCGACCGATACCGAAGCCGAGCAGACACTCATCGCCGTCGGCGGAAAACGCCAGGTTCCCTGCTTGTTCATCGACGGCAAGCCGCTCTACGAGTCGAACGACATCATCACATGGGTGCAGGAGAATCTGCTCTAGCACGCACACTCTGTCCGTCCAGGGCCCCAGCCCATACGACCCAAACATGTACACCAGCATCCAAAGTCGACATTTTTCGACATCTTTGGATGCTGGCGTACAGCTTTTTTGGTAGTCATGGACGCTCTTAGCCGGCTAATTGTTTGAGGAGACCTTTGGATTATGGCTGTTTGACGCCTCTGGAAAGGTTTCCGAGAGGACTGTGGTCAAAAAAGGGCAAATATGAGTACTGCTACCTGTTTAGTAGCAGCGATTTTGATCACTTCAGGAACTATTCAACGTTCCACTCGTCCGCAGACGACGTTATTTCTCCTCATATGTTCAATAAAAGTAGCTCTTAACGGGAACAAATCTCATCAGGAGCTACAATTTACAGCAAAATAAATGCAACCATAATGGCAACAGTACTCATATTTGCCTTTTTTGACCACGACCCTCCAGAATAGTCGCTGAGAACGACACTAAATGACAAAATCCGACACTTGGACGTTCTTATATGAGTAGCCATTGAAGGACACCTAACGACTACTCCCATTCGCGACACACTGTGTCGCGAATTAAGCTGGTCCCATTATCGAAGACCAGTGAGAGCTCCTGCCCAGAATCTCGATAGCTTAATAAAGCGCTCCCCTCCGGAAGTTCAATGAACATCCAAATTCCAGGCTGAAAAGCAAAGGAGTATCGAAGCCGTCAATGCTCATTTTCTATCGAACACGCGGGTCAAAACAAGCTAATTAGCCTGATAAACTGTTTGTATTTTTGTCTACAAAACTGTATACAAAAAGATTATCCGTTGACCTCTGCTCGGCATTATGCCGATTGATAGGAGGCGCCATGGATGCTAAGCAGCTCGAAAAGATGATGGGGTTTGCTCCCGGAGAGTTGAAGAAAGCCGCGGAAGCCTACGAAAAAGATGAGTGGCCGAAAGGTCGCACCATCAAGTTGGGAAGGCCACCAATCTCCGATGAGCCGAGCGTCGTTATACCAGCACGTGTGGGCGAATCGATTCTTGAGGCGTTTGACGAAAAAGCCAAACGCCATGGGCAAACACGCACGGAGCGGCTCAGAGAGCTCATTACACTTGATGCACTGATTGCCTAGGCCCGCTCCCCCGTCGGACCCAAACATGTACACCAGCATCCAAAGTCGACATTTTTCGACATCTTTGGATGCTGGTGTACAGCTTTTTGCTGCATAGTCGTTGGGGACGTCCTTAAATGACCAGTCGTTAAAGAACGCCCCCGATGACTAGTTAGCCGTGGAAGCGAGCTGTGGGTGCAAGCGGCTGTTCGCGAAAGACGCGCTCGACGGCAGCGCGGTATTCGTCGACCTTTTTGGTCTTGCGTACGATCTTGTGGACGGTAGCGGGATCAGCGAAAGCGCACTTGGCGTAGAACCACCACTCCTTCATGCGGAAGACCGCATTGCCGCCAATCTCTTCTGCATATGCCGCAAACAGCGTGTCGTGGAAGCGCTGCAGCTCAGCAGCCGTTGCAGCAGGGCCGCCGTTGACCATGCGAGCCAGAGCGGGGTTCGCGAGCAGGCCACGCCCCAGCATCACATGGCGCGTGCCGGGATAGGCCTCCACCAGCGCATCCATATCCTCAAGATCGAAAATGTCGCCGTTATAGGCCACGGGGAACGGCGCACGCCCCAGCGTCTCGCCATAAAACTCTTTGCGCGGCGATCCCGTATAGCGGTCCTTTTGCACGCGCGGGTGCACAATCAGCTCTGCCAGCGGCATGCGGCAATACAGATCGAGCACGCGCTCGTATTCGTCATCGCCCTCCAGCCCCAGCCTGGTCTTTACCGATACCGGCAACGGCGACCGCTCGCACACGTCACTCAAGAACACTTCGAGCTCGTCGAGATTGCGCAAGAAACCCGAGCCCTTGCCCTTGGCGACAACCGTTCCCGAAGGACAACCCAAGTTGAGATTGACCTCGCGATAGCCCATGTCGGCGAGCACCTGTGCCGCCCACACAAACTCGTCCGCGTTCTTGGACATCAGCTGAGGCACCACGTTGAGCCCCTGGTTATTGGCAGGATCGATCTCCTTAAACGCCTTGCCGCCAAAGCGATTTCCCACCCGCGGCGGCGGCAAAAACGGCGTGTAATAGCAATCGAGCGCGCCGAAGCACTCCGCATGCACGCGACGGAACACATGTCCGGTAATCCCCTCCATAGGGGCCAACGATAGAATCATCTACTCTTCTCTCATATCAACGAACGTGACAAAGGGACTGTCCCTTTGTCACATTATTCGGAGCGCAGGGCTTCGACGGGGTCCTTCTTGGATGCGCTACGGGCCGGCAGCAGGCCGGCAACGACCGTCAGCAGCACCGAAATCGCGATGAGCACCAGCGCATCCTGCACGGGCAGACTCATCAGGTTGGGGACCTGTTTGGCCGCAAGCGCCCAGGCATTGACCGGGAAACTCACGAGCACCACGACGACAATGGCAAAGACGCCGGCGATGAGGCCCTCGATAAAGGTCTCGGCATTGAATACGTTGGCCACGTTACACTTCGACGCGCCGATCGCACGCAGGATGCCAATCTCCTTTTTGCGTTCCAGCACGCTGATGTAGGTGATGATGCCGATCATGATGGAGCTCACCACCAGGCTGATACCCACGAATGCGATGAGCACCAAGCTGATGGTGTTCACGATGTCGGTCACCGAACCCATGATGATGCCCATGTAGTCTGTGTACGAAATTGCCCGATCATCGTGGCCAGCAGCTTTGACCTGCTTGTTATACGCATCGATATGGTCGAGCACGCGCTCCTTCGCCTCAAAGTCGCGCGGGAAAATCTTGACCGAGATGGGGTCTGCCTCGTCCGCATAACCCAGTGTGGTCAGGTTGTTGTCATAGGTAAGCTGCGATGCCTTGGCATAACTCATCATAAGCGAACTCAGGTCCTCGGCGTCCATGTTGAAGTGGATGGCGCGGGCAAAGGCGCTCGCATCCACACGCATAGCGCTCGCCAGGTTGGCAAAACTCGATGACATCTGCGTCGCCATCTGGCCCATGAGCCCTGCCGCGCCTGCCTTGAGCTGAGTTGACACCGTCGTCGCAATCTGGTCGCTGATCGACTTCATCATCTGATCCAGAGCCTGCTGCAGATACGGAGCCAGCTGCTTTTGTACATAGTCGGTCATCGCCTGCTGCAGGCGCTCGGCCAGGGCATCGCCGCCGAGTGCCTTGAGCTGAGCCAGGATTTGCTGGGCTGCCGTATCACTCTCAAGATACGTCGAGAACGCGGCGGCAAGCTTTGACGCGTCCTTAAGATCTTCGGGCGTCAGCGCCTTAAACTGTTCCGACTGCATAAAGCCCGTGAACAGTTGGTTGGCGAGCGCCCCCACTTGCTGCATCTGCTCGGGTGTAAGCTCCAACCCATCGAAGACACCCGAGAAATCGGGGGCTGGCGCCTTAGACATGATGTCGCTGAAGTCGATATCCTTCCCTACGCCCGAAAGGTCAATGTCCAGCTCGGACAAGTCAAGACACGACGGGTCCATACCGCCGGCAACACCCGAGAGCACGGAGGTATCGAACGAGAACGCGCTCTTGAGCGCCGCCTCGTCCACACTGAACATGCTGCCCAGATCCACGCCTTGTTTGGCCTCGCCTTGCAGTTCGTCGAAGGTTTTGCCCGTAAAGACATCCGTCTCGGGGTGGGCGAGTTGCTCCCGCACAATCTGCGAATCGGCGGCGCGCTCCATAAGCTGGCGAGTCAGCGCATGTGTATAGGCAATGCCCGGAGACAACGCACTCGCATTGGCCGTCTCGTTAGGGCGCACCACACCCACGATGTGTACGTCGATGCCATCGGCAACCTTGGCGGCCATAAAGTCGGCGTCACCAGACATGTCGGTCCACATGCCGGTCTCTTCGTTTTTGCGATAGGCATCGGCCGGCGACAGCACCTTAAACGTCGTGGACAGCGCATCGTCGTAGGTAAAGTCGGTGCCGGTCTCGGGTGCTTTGACCCCACCGTCGGCCGTCATGGCACTGTTTACCAGATCGTTGAGCTCATCGATATCCAGCGCACCGATGCTGTAGAGCGTATAGTCGCCCACCGTACCGCGGCTCGAAAGCACCATCACGGCTTCGTTGGCAGACGTGGGCCAATGACCGGCGACGACATCGTACTGGCTGTCGAGCAGGCTCTGGTCGTCAATCATCTCGTTAAAGACCGAGGTTCCCATGGATTCCATGCTCACCGTTGCCGCCGAACTCGCGCCTCCGCTCATAGCCTCGGTCATTGCGTTGGGAACAAGCCGAACGGGCTTCTCATCGCCCTTGCCGGCACGATAGACAACCGGCGATACACCGTAGCCGTACTGAATGGCGTTGACCTCTTTGTCGATACCGTCGCCGCCGTCGTCAAGCCATGCCTTAAAGCTCGTCATGTCGTTGGACTTAACGCTCGCAAACATATCCTTTACGGCCGTGACCACGGGAATCTTATCGGTTTCGGCACTGTCGTCGGACGAATCCACGTTTTCAGGCGAGTCATCATCCGCAGCCCCCTGTCCGCCCATCATGGACGACAGGTCGTAATCCTGCTTGGAAATGGTGAGTGGGTAGCTCGAGAGCGTATCCTCCTCGACCTTTTTGATGTAGCCGTTTACGCCGTTGGACAGCGCCAGAATCGCCGCGATACCGATAATGCCAATCGAGCCCGCAAAGGCCGTCATGGCCGTGCGGCCCTTCTTGGTCATGAGGTTTCGGGCAGAAAGCCCCAGCGCCGTCACAAAGCTCATCGAGGTTTTGCGCGTAGGCTTGGCCTCGCGGCGCGTGGCGTCAGCGACATCGAAAGGATCGGAATCATCGGTGATCTTGCCGTCCGCCAGGTTGACGATGCGCGTGGCGTATTGGTATGCCAGGTCGGGATTGTGCGTGACCATGATGACCAGACGGTCGCGCGCAACTTCTTTGAGCAAATCCATAACCTGCACGGATGTCGTTGAATCCAAAGCGCCAGTCGGCTCGTCGGCAAGGACGATCTCAGGGTCATTGATCAGGGCGCGGGCAATGGCCACGCGCTGCATCTGCCCGCCCGATAGCTGGCTCGGGCGCTTGTTAACGTGCTCGCCCAAGCCGACTTTCTCCAACGCCTCGCGCGCACGCTGGCGACGCTCGGCATGCCCCACGCCCGTGAGCGTGAGCGCCAGCTCCACGTTTTCCAAAATGGTCTGATGCGGAATGAGGTTATAGCTTTGGAACACAAAGCCGATGCGGTTGTTGCGGTAGGCATCCCAATCGCGATCGTGAAAGTCTTTGGTCGAAATACCGTCGATCAGCAGGTCGCCAGAATCGAAATGATCGAGCCCACCGATAACGTTGAGCATCGTAGTTTTGCCCGACCCCGAAGGTCCCAGAATGGCCACGAACTCGTTATCGCGAAAAGACAGGCTCACGCTGTCGAGCGCTACCTGCGTAAACGACTGCGTAACGTACCTTTTGCAAATACCTTTGAGCTCCAGCATGGACGGCAACCTCTCCTGCGCAGGCACCCTGCCCGCTCTCCTCCGCCGTTCGTATTCGACGCTTTTGTCCTACTCTATCCCCATTTTTTGCCGACGCCAGTGAGGAATGTAACAAACCGCGCCAAAAAACGAACGGGACGGCGCCCAAAAGAAGAGGTCCCGAGCGGGACCTCTATATGGTGGAGCTTATCTTGAAAGGCAGCAGACTACTTCGCACAGCGACACACGATCCTCGCTATGCTTTACGCGGTTTTTACTGCTCGCTATTCGCAATCGCCTGGTCGATAAGCTTGTCGAGTGCTGCGCGCTGCTCGGCGGAGCTGATGGCTCCCACGATTGGATCCCCTACGATGTTGCCATTCTGATCGATGACATACGTTGTCGGGAACGAGAACAAATTTGACGTAAACTTACCGGCCTCGCTATCCGACTTGAACCAGATGTTCTTATATGTCACGCCCTTCTTGCTCAGCACGTCCTTGGCATCTGCAATCTCGCCCTTGTTGCCATCGAGCGTAAAGGAATTGACGCCCACGACCTGGCCGCCCTTCTCGGCAAGCTCCTGATTCAGTTTCTCAAGATCGCCCAACTCACCCACGCACGGCTTGCAAGTGGTGAACCAGAAATTCATGACGGTAACCTTGTTCTTAGAGAACAGCTCGTCGCTGCTCACGTCGTTGCCGTCCAGGTCCTTGCCCGTAAAGCTGGGGAACTTCGTCGCCTCGCTCGAAGCATTGGCACCAGCCGTCATGCCAGCGGTCGAAGCGTCGACGCTCTCGCCTGCGCTCGGCGTGCTTCCACAGCCGGGGAACTCCTTCTCCAAGCTCTCGAGCTTGTCCTCGATTTCCTTGATCTGCTGCGCACCGGCCTTGAGCGTCTTAAGCTCATCCGCCGTAAACTCATCCTTGGCGCCGTCGATGGTCTTGAGCAAGAAATCGCCGTAATTGCTGCCGTCCTCAA